>Ga0155780_103_pt1 | contig 11191 bp, 17 predicted proteins | sample RifCSPlowO2_01_FD_107434 | JGI IMG/M metagenome (GOLD analysis project Ga0155780, IMG submission 107434) | Candidatus Giovannonibacteria bacterium RIFCSPLOWO2_01_FULL_45_140
TGTTCTTGCGGGGACGGACGGGATTTTTGGCGGCGGCTAATTTCTTTTCCTTGCCCCACCACCCGTGCGCGGAAAAGTTTAAGGAACTCCCTTTCGCATTGTCTTTTCTCAAATTTTCTAGTATCATGATATTAAGTAAGCTGTGCTGATACTTCAATTCTACTACTACGGTACTATATGTCAAACATATCCATAAATTTGAGGAAAATGAGAGAAGACAAGGGGCTTTCGCAAGAAAAGCTAGCCCGCCTCTCCGATGTGGCAAATAATACGATTGTTAAGATTGAGGCGGGCAAAAATCAAAATCCAACACTTGATACTCTAAAAAAAATTGCGAAAGCCCTAGGCGTTAGCTTGGATGAGCTAAGTGATTAAATGCTATGACCATACCCGACTACCAAACAATAATGTTACCACTCCTCAAACTCACGGAAGATAAAAAAGAGCATTCAATCAGAGAGGCGATTGATTCCATCTCTGATTTATTTAAACTTTCCGAAGAGCAGACAAAAGAAGTTTTGCCGAGCGGACGTTCATACATTATAGATAATCGTGTTGGTTGGGCAAGAACGTATTTAAAGAAAGCGGGATTGCTGGAAGATACTCGCAGATCACACTTTCGAATTACAGAAGAGGGGCTGAAAACGTTGGCAAACTCGCCCACAGAAATCAATATAAAATTCTTACAGCAATTTTCGGGATTCAATGAGTTTAGGAAGAAAAAAGACGACGAAGAAGAACAGGAGCAAGTAATACAAGAGGATTCATCTCAAACACCGCAAGAACTCCTCGAGTATGGGTATCAAAAAATCAAACGAGATTTAGCGCAGGAGTTGATTGAATCAGTGAAAAAAGTTTCTCCACGCTTCTTTGAACAACTTGTCGTCGAGCTTCTCTTGAAAATGGGATATGGCGGTTCATTAAAAGATGCCGGAAAAGCAATCGGACAAAGTGGGGACGGCGGAATTGATGGAATAATCAAAGAGGATAAGCTTGGTCTTGATGTCATTTATATTCAAGCGAAACGCTGGGAAAATGTTGTGGGCTCAAAAGAGATAAGAAATTTTGTTGGTAGTTTGGTTGGACAAAAAGCAAACAAAGGTGTATTCATCACAACTTCAGGATTTACAAAGGATGCTTTAGAATATGTCAAAACCATAACCCACAAAGTAATCTTAATTGATGGCGAGATGTTATCTCAACTAATGATTGAAAATAATGTTGGTGTATCGGGAGTAATTAGTTATGAAGTAAAGAAAATTGACTCAGATTATTTTGTAGAAGAGTAAAACTAAAAGTGTTGCCCAAGATAGCAATAATTGTTATCATAACATTGAGGAATTATGACTAAAACAGATTTAATCAAAAAGCTTGAAACAGAGCGAAATTCGCGTGTTATAACCTACGCCACCAGCGATAGGGCTCCTTTTGCTACCAAAATTGCAAATGACATAATCCCACTCTTGGGCAACCATCTTGATGCCATCGGTAAAGTAAAAAAAATCAGTCTTTTTCTATACACCAGTGGAGGAGATATGCTTGCGCCGATTCGTATTGTCAAATTAATTCGTAACCATTGTGATGAATTTGAAATACTTGTTTCTTACAAGGCACATAGCGCGGGAACACTTATATGCATGGGGGCAGACACAATTGTAATGGGCAAGCTTGGTGAATTAACTCCTGTTGATCCGACCACAGATCATCCATTCAATCCGCAGAACCCGTCAAACCCACAGCAGAGGCTTCCGGTGAGCGTGGAAGATTTGAATTCGTATCTTCTATTTGCAAAAGAAAAGGCAGGAGTGAAAGAGGATCAGATGATTGATTCATATAAGTTACTTGTGGAAAAGCTCCATCCGTTGTCAATTGGCAATGCATATCGTGCTTATAGAATGGCAAAAATGGTTTCTGAGCGCTTGCTTTGGTTGCACATGGATAAAAATGACGAAAAAATCAAGAAAATTGTTAAAGAAATGACAGGCGACATTACTATTCACGCTTATCCGATTGACCGAGATGAAGCAACGGAATTAGGGCTTAAAATTGAAAAGGCGACCAATGGAGTTGATAAAACTATGCGTGAGCTATACGACATTTATGCTGATGAGATGAAACTTGGTCAGCCGTTTCATCCAAACGAACTTCTTGCCGGAAAAGATTCAGCAGACTTTGAGCGCCCGGGGGCATATCTAGAAACTTCAGACACTTCCTACCAGTTTACTTTCTCTGGTAAAGTCCAGAAAACTATTAAGAATAATCAGCCTTCGATTGATCTCAATTTTGAGTCTCAGTCGTGGGTCAAAAAATAATATGGCTAACGAATATACAACAACTGCACCCGCGAATATAATGCCAGGCAGTTTACGTTTCCCATCGGAAATGATTTCCGAGTATGAGGACACTTCTTCTAGAACAAGCGTATGGCCTTCAGTTTATATTGAATTTCCTAGACCCTCTCTACCTTCGACCGCAAAAACTTTTGACAATGGGTTTATTGGTATTCTAACCGATGAAGAAGCGGAGTCTATGAAAGAGGATCTAAAACTCTTTAAGAAACGATTCAATGATGACTTCGCAAGAAAGAACAAAATACTGTTTGGATACTAATTTCATCATTGAGCTCTTGAACGGTAAGGATAACGCCGTGCTAGTCTATGAAGAAATTAAAGATGCCCCACTTACAATAACCGCCATCTCTTCAGTGGCGCTGTTTGAGATTCTGCGAGGGAAAGAACAGAATCAAGCAAAAATACAAAAATTTGAGGAATTAAGGAAGACGCTCGAAGTTTTGGCGTTTGGAGAAAAAGAAGCTGAAGAGGCAGGTCAAACAGAAAAAGCCATTCATGAAAAAGGATTGAATATTGAAATTGACGACTTGCTTATTGGCGCAACAGCAAAAACTCACGGAGCAATTTTGATTACCAATGACAGAGGTTTTGACAGTTTTGAAGGATTGCAACTGCGCTCATATTGAGGGATATTTAAATAATAACGCCGCCAAAAATTCCATCCGTCCCCGTGAGAACGAGCCGGAAGGAGGGGTTGGGGGGAGGAATTCCGGCATGTTCTGCGAGCCGACCAGCAGGGCGGCGAGCCAATCCGCCGGAGGCGGATATTGTGGGAAACAGCACAAGCGTGGAATGGGGGCGTAGCGGAGTGAAGTCGGGGTAAGAAATTGAAAGCGTCAAAATCAGGAAAGCCCCATAGTGATTGGCCAAATCGTCCTCGCTACCCCTTCATTCAGGCATAGGGCGAGTGAAGGGGTGCGTGAAGGGGTAAATTGACCGCAAAAATCACAAATTCTGACTAAAATACTTCCGAGTTTCCGAGTATAATTCCACAAAATAAAAGCCGCTATTGCGGTAGCGGCCTAGAGCCTATTTCTTCGTAGTTATAAATTTCTATCCGCACTCCGGATATCAGTGCCCCACCAGTAAAGCCAGCCAAAATCACTTCCGCCGGACTGCGGTCGTTGTACACCACATCTTCTATCGGCACATCAATTAAAGTTATAAAACCGCCGAGATTCGGGAAGCAGACGGCACAACAAGTTTTTTCTTTGTGTCTATAAATTCTGGTAACGCACCCGATGGCATATTTTCCCGGAAAAGAATCGGAATTTTTCATGGTCACGCAGCACAAAAATTTCAGTCCGGTTTTTTTCTCAATCCACCAAAAATGGATTTTTTTAAGAATGGCGGACACCTCTACGTGCCCGAGCAGCCAGACAAAAGGCAAAATTAAAATCAAAGAAACTATAGAACTTGCGAATTCTTGTAGCCGCGGCACAGATGTCAGTGCGGTCAACAAAAATCTATTTATCAAAAAACGAAGCCACTCGGTGGCGTCAAGAAAATCTTTCAAAATCCATGAGCAAAATTTATACAGCACCAACAACGCAAAGAGTATTATGCCGCCGTATATCAACCCGCCTAATGGTGATAGCCATTTCTTTGGTTTTTGCGCCTGATCGGGTGGAGTTTCTTGTTGCAACACCTTAAACCCTTTTCTAGCACAAGACTAGCACAAACCCTGTCATTTGGCAACAGGGTTTGGTTTTGTCCGCTATTGTGAAGCTTATTTCACTGCTTCTTTCAGAGCTTTTCCTGCGCGAAAGCGCGGTACGGTCGTGGCTGGAACTTGGACCATCTCGCCGGTGCGAGGGTTGCGCGCGGTGCGGGCCTTTCTGGATTTCACCAAAAAAACGCCGAAACCGGAGATTGAGACTTCCTCGCCCTTTTTAAGAGCGCCGGTGATAGTGTCAAAGACAAAATCAACGACCTCGTCGGCGTGCTTTTTTGAAACGTCCACACCCTTTTTGGTGTGCATTTCGTAAACCTGTTCTGCTAATTGTGACTTGTTCATTGTCCTATTTTATCCTACGGAATGATTTCGCGCAAATGCTGAATATCCACAGCCTTGGCCGCCGAAGCTTTGGCGGAGGCGGCTCGGCCCGACTCCAATTCCAAATAAAGCCCATTCACCTCAATTGGTCCTGCCTCAACGGGTTGTATGGTGTTTTTCGTTTGTTTTTTAAACCGCTCAAATGCCGGTTCAATTTCCACTCCGATTATAGAATGATAAGGGCCCACCATTCCAACGTCCGAAATGTAAGCGGTGCCTTTCGGCAAAATTTTGGCGTCCGCCGTCGGCACGTGCGAATGCGTTCCGAAAACCGCGGAAACCCGGCCGTCCAAATACCAGCCCATTACCGATTTTTCGGAGGTGGCATCTGCGTGCCAATCCAAAATTTTGTACGGAGTTGAATTGCCTGCCTCGCCGGCGGGCGGGCCATATTCTTCTAAAATTTTATCAACGGCGTCAAAAGGGGAGCCATATTCTTGCCCGCCTTGCCGCGAGGCAGGTTTCATAAATACTCGGCCGATAAGGTTGATTACAAGAAGCCTTTCTCCGTTTTTTGTTTCATAAGTCAACACTCCGTGCCCCGGAATCCCCTCCCCCATATTTGCCGGACGCAAAATCGGAAGTGTTTCGTCGTTTAAAACTTCGGCGAAATCTTTTCCTTCCAGCGAATGATTTCCTCCGGTAAAAATATCAACGCCGGCATCTTTCAATTCCTGAATCTGTTTCATCCCGATTCCTTTTCCGTGCGCGATGTTTTCAACATTTGCAATCACCGCGTCCGGAGAAAACTTCTCCCGCCACTTCGGCAATATCCGTTTCACCCCCTCCCGCCCCAATTTTCCGAACACATCACCAAAGATTAATAGTTTCACGCTTATTTTTTTAGTAATCCCAATAATTCACCCGGCTTTATTTGAATATCATGTAAAATTCCACGAAGTGTCCCAATTGGAATATCTTTGCCGCCATGCATGGAAACGACAGTCCTCCGGCCATCAGTATGTTTCATAACCAGGTGAGAAGTGCTTTTTTGGCGATGTTCAAAAAATCCGAGTTCGTGCAGTACTCGGATAAGCTCTCTTGGTTTAAGCGGTTTTAATTTAGGCATAAACCAATTCTTTATTCCTCGGCGCAAAAGTTACTGTCTCAATCATTTCAACACCCTTGTCTTCCGGAATTACCTCACCGTCATCAACTAAGCTTTTTAAATAAACATTAATAGCGTCTCGCAAGTGTTCACGAGTTTCTTCAACAGTTTTGCCCCAAGTATGACAACCTTGTAGTGCAGGAACATATCCATGAAACGCCCTTTTTCCATCGGGCTCAATAATTATACGATAACTAAGAGTTTTCATGGTTTGAATATATCAATCTTATCCCACATTGTCACCATTGACAAATGTGGAAGCGTTTGCTACGCTCTCATTTAGATAGAAAAAGCACAAGGAGGGAGTTATGGATGCTACTACTCTTAGTTGGATCGTGGTAATTACAGGAGCATTGGCGGCCGCTGCTATTGCGCTGTTTTGCGAAAAAAAGGTTGATCGCGCAGTTTTTGTTTGTACAGTCGTTTTGCTGACATCTCTGCTGCTGTTTGCGGGCACAATAGAAAACTATATTGGCACACCAGCGTATCTTGAAGTGGGCAATGGCTATGTTTACGAAGTATTGCCAGAACGCGATGAAGTAACGGCTCCGAAAACAGAGGTCGTCCGAGTTATTGATCAGGACGGAGAGATTGCGCTCTATGAAATGCAGTGCGATCGTTTCCGCGGCGGATGCGAATCTATACCGCGAGACGGAACTCCATTTTATGTCCTAAGGTCGCCGTCTGACGGCGGTTACATTATTGTTACACTACCGAAAGATTTCTCTCCGCAAAAAAAGCTCAAAAAGAAAGACAAATAACTTATTGGCATTCAGGGCGCCTTATATAGGCGCCGTTTTTTATCTCGCATACTCAAACAATTCAAAAAATCGCCAAGTCGTTAGGCGTTCCAATGGAAGAATTATTAAAATAAGAATATAATATGAATATGAAAAACTCAAAAAAAGGTTTTATTGTGCCAGTGCTTTTAGTGATTATTGCCTTGTTAGTAGTAGGTGGCGGTGTTTATGTTTATGAAAATAAAAAATCAGAAGCTCCTGCTGTTGTTGATACTCAAGAACAGACAAATACTCAAACTCAGCCAACTCAACAAAATACAAATAATGTAAGCACTTCACCCGAACCGTCAATAAAAAATTCCGTGACTATCTCGTCACCAAATGCGAGTACAATATGGACGACCGGCGGAACTTATCAAGTGAAATAGACGACATCAGGGGTAGCTGTCGATAGTCAGGGTTATATCTTACTAAAAAATACTGCTCAAGGTGGGGATTATTATGTTATCAATAAATCAGTCGCTTTGAATGGAGGAGCTTCTTCTAATTACGGTGGTAGCCGTAATTATATTGTTCCAGCTGAATCGGTATCGTTTCCCACAGGAAAATATGTAATAAGAATTGGTCTAGGCCGTTATGAGGATTATAACGGAGCACGAAGTACCTACTTTGATAGCGCACCGTTTACGATTTCAAAAGCTGTTGACAATTCGCAATCTGTTTCAGTTCCTGGCATGAAGCAATACACTGATTCAAATTTCGGATTTTCTTTTTGGTACCCAAACACTTGGACGGTACAGAGCACCGCAACAAAAGACAATTATGCTGGCGGTACAATTCAGAAGACACTTACGATAGCTCCAAATGGAAGTAGCGGTGAAGCCATCACAATTGACGAATTTTCTTCTCCTACTCGTGAAATTACTATAGCAAGAGATCTCTGTTCGCCTATGAGCGGATCATCTGTTCCAGCTCATCGCTACTATTTCGATGCTAATACACATACTTGGATGGTAGAAGTTCCTGCTTCAACAAAAGCTGCGGATGTTTCCAACAATACTATGGGCGGTCTCCATATGCTCGGCGCTGGTTGCTCAGGATCGGTTATTCCCCTAAGTGCTAAAAATTTTGTTGTTTTCTTATTCAATAGCCGTGATGTTGGTCCTTACTATATCAATATCGCAAAAACAATTACCGCCACAGATCCATCTGTCGCCACACCGGTAAGCACCAATGAACAAATTCAAACTATCACTAACGCAGGAGTTCTGCTTGGTGCGATTGGTACTAAAGTTGGCGAGTGGTACGTTACCAGCGACCATGTCTATAACGGGCGAGGTGATGTTGTTGTTGGTGCGAATCCGTCAACATTTAGACTCATCAGCACATACTCTGACGGTACAGCTGGAACCTCATACGCCACCGATGGAGTACATGTCTATTCCGCTTGGTCTGTTGGAACATCTCTTCTCTCTGGTGCCGACCCAGCAACATTTGTAGCTATCAGACAGCAATATCAAATTCCGTATGCCCAAAGTTCGGGTCTCTATGGACAGTCGTTTACAGCTTATGACACACAATTTGCAAAAGATAAATCACACGCATGGTATCAAGGCAGACTAATTCCTGGCGCTGATCCAAGCACTTTTGTAGTCACCGGAAACACACATGTACAAAATAGCACGGGAGGTTATACATTAGCCCATGACGCAAGTCATCTGTATGGTGTAGACGCAAAAGATAAATTAACTGTTGACGGTGTAACCATACAATAATCTCTCTGTAATTAGAGGGAGCAATCCCCGCCGTTTTATAATATCTACTAAAAACGGCGGGGATTTGTGCGCGAACGGGAGGGTGGGTCAAGCACATACAGATTTTGCGCCTCGCCATTCCTTAAGGAATTTTGTATGGCGAGGCTCCACTTATTGAGTTACCACTGAACTCGGTCGGAGGCACATAGTTTAGAACTACCACAAAACGCCGAGAGGAAGCACCTCGTCTCGCCGTGAGGACGGAGAAAAGAGCAAACAAAAATGTTAAAATAAGATTGCTCTTTTCGTAGTCTGAAGCGGCGAAGCAAAACCAAAAATTTCCTTTCCATTTTTTGTCGGCTCCCCCCACACCCCCGCCGAAAATCTGAAATTAAGGAAGGAAAATTTTTGGTTTTTGCTCCCGCGACCGAAGGGAGCGAACGAGGCGCGCAGAATCCGAGCGTACGATTTAGTTTCAAGCCACCACGCACGCGGAGCGTGCGACATCATTTGTTTTGGAAATAGGTGCGAGTTTGGTACAATAGAGACAAATTAAAAAAGCTTAGATATCTTTTCGCTTTCCTCGCGGCTGCAAAGCAGCCCTCGGGGTTGCCTACTGGCAAAACCCGCTCAGAGATATCTAAGTTTTTTCATCAAAACTCTCATCAGTAAGGCAGACAAAATCCCCACAACAGCCCCGCCCAAAATATCCGAGGTCCAATGGAGGCCTGCGGCGACGCGGCCGAAACCGATAGAAAAAGCAAGGGCGTAAAACAAAATCCCCCACCGCTTTCTGTAAAAAAATACTCCGGTTGCCAGCGCGAAGAAAAAAGCTGCGTGCCCGGAAGGAAAAGAGCCGCCCGGAGAATGTTGAATTAGTTGCTTCATCCCATCAACAATCTCAAACGGCCTCTGCCTGTCATAGAAATAGCGGATAATTTCTGTAAAAACAAATCTGGCGATTATCGCTCCGGCGAAAGCTTGGACAATCATCCAAAACTCGCGCTTTTTATAGCTCCCAAAAATCAGAAATAATAAAATCCCCGCTCCTGTAACCCACGGCAAATATTCGGCCGTGAAAGCAATTAACGCACCCATAAAACCATTCTAACTCTGCTTGACACCAAAAACAAACAGTGCTAGGCTGGCAAAAGAAATACAAGAAAAACAAGGAGGGAGTATGGTGGTAGATGGCCCATTGATTGGGAGCGAAGCGGCCGGGAAAAGTGTGCCCGAAAAAGTGACACTTCTTTTGTGTGATAAAAAGAAGGTGGAAATTGATATAAAATATTTGGCGGTCGAAATGCGCGAAGCCGCACGCTCAAAAGCTTTTACTTATATTTTGGAACAAGTTAGAAAAACTGGTTCTAGTGCTTCCATAGATGTTGAAAATGTAGAAGAGTTGGTTGGGGATTCTCTATGCAAATTGTTAGAAATTCAGCTTCAGCGAATTCTTTTTGAAAGCATCGCAGAAATTACCCAAAGAAACTATCAATACCACAAGAAAAACCTCGAAGGCTTAGCCAAAGAGCTTGGGATTGAGGTTGGAAACGTTAAATCAGGGCGGCAGCCGCCAAAACGGCCAGAAAACATTGTGGCTCCGCGCGGATAAGTTACAAATCTCGGACATCCGTCCGGGGTTTTTATTTTTTAGCCAACTCAACCAAATTTTTAAACAACATCGCGATCGTGAGGGGCCCCACGCCGCCGGGGACCGGAGAAAAAAGCGATGCTTTTTCGGCCACTTTCGGATCTATGTCACCAAGCAACGCTCGCTCCGACCTTGCGTCGGAGCTACCAACCGACGTCCCGCAATCAATCGCCACAACGCCGTTTCGCACCATGTCGGTGTTAATCAAACCGGGCTCGCCTACGCCGGAGATAACGATGTCGGCGTTTATGGTGTGCAAGGTTGGATCTGCAATGTGTTCATCAATAACCGTGACGGCTGCGCCTTGATTTATAAGCCAAATTGCAACAGGCTTGCCAACGAGTCGTCCAGCTCCGATTACAGTAACCTTCTTCGCCGTAAGACTTACACCATATGCCTTAAAAATATGATCAATCGCTCCGACGACTGGTGGCAAAATTTTGCTTCTTCCGGACGAAAACAAACCAACGCTTTTTGAAGAGAGCATATCCGGGTCTTTTTCGGAAACTATGCCGTCTAAAATATATTGAGTATTGATTTGTTTTGGCAACGGCAATTGTACTACAATTCCGGTGTTTTCTTTAATATGCACAATCTCTGCTAATTTCTTTCGTAATTCGTTGGTTGAAATATCAATGAGCAACCCGTAAACTCGAACATCAATCCCCACCGCGCTGCCAAATTTCTTTTTCTGCTCCAAAAATTTTTCAGCAACTTTGTCCTCGCCAACTTTTATTACAGCTAGCCGTATTTTTTTATTTAATCTTAAAACCTCCGCTTTTAATTCGGCCTTAATTTCATCCGCCAATTTTTTCCCATCAATGATTGGCATGCTTTTTTAAAATTTTATCTATTTTTATGGCAATTTTAATAATATCTTTTTCTTTCATTCCACTTGTCGTCACGGCTGCGGTGCCAATGCGTATGCCGGAGGGATCAAACGGAGAGCGGGTGTCATAAGGAATGGTATTTTTATTTACAATAATTTTTTCTGCTTCCAAAAGCTCTTGCGCTGTCTTGCCAGAGAGTCCGCGACCCCAAGTATCCACCAAAAACAAATGCGAATCTGTGCCGCCGGAAATAATCCGCCAGCCTCTTTTTTGAAGCTCTCGCGCCAAAACTCGCGCGTTTTTTACTACTTGTCTCGCATGCTTTTTGAAATTCGGGCTCATGGCTTCTTTGAGACATACTGCAACCGCCGCAATCTGATTTATATGCGGCCCGCCCTGAAGACCAGGAAAAACCGATTTATTGACGGCTTCTGAAAACTCTTTTCTTAAAAAAATCATCGCAGCTCTCGGCCCTCTCAAGGTTTTGTGGGTTGTCGTTGTAACAATATCAGCGCATGGAAATGGGGGCGGATACGCGCCGCCCGCAACCAGCCCGGCGAAATGCGACATATCTATCATCAAAATCGCTTTTATTTCATCGCAAATTTTCCGCAATTTTTTAAAATCAATAACTCGCGAATAAGCGGTAAATCCGGCCACTATCATTTTTGGTTTCTCGCGGCGGGCAATTTTGCGAATTT